>Trix_p2__coassemble_1862_pt1 | contig 15358 bp, 15 predicted proteins | sample Trix_p2__metabat2_high_PE_007 | metagenome-assembled genome bin Trix_p2
GAGAGTGTATTGTCGCAAGCAATATGCTCTCTTTTTATTTACTAAATCTTTTCTTCCTTATAGTTCCTCCGAGTTTCAATTTGCCATTCCAATATGTTTTATGTCTTTCTGCTCTATCAGAATGTCTTGTCTTATAAAAGTTGTATATTGCATCAGAGAATTGTTTGTCTGTCCCATTAATAAAAGCATTATGCAACTTATTAGAATCAGGACCGTTAGGGTTAAATAAAGTTTTACCATAACCTTGATATATAAGTCCTAACGCCATTGCACGTTTATTAGGAGACAGTTCAATATTTAATTTATTCTTTTTCAGAAGTCGATTGAGTGTATTGTCTTTTTCTTGTATTGTATGTTGTCTTACTTTATGTTCATCGGCTTCTGTAAGATATGCACCATTATTATCTTTTTTAAGAAATTGCTGAACATAAGGATTATTCTTTGGATTAATGTCAATACCAATTCCTATCTGATTAGGGTCAAATACTTTCTTAAGTTGCCCTTGTTGGTTTCTGACATTATTCTGTTTTGCCCATTGATTATAATAATCTTTTGTGTACCATTTGCCGTTAATATATCCTGCGCTATCAGCATTCTCTATTGTACGAAGATAAGAGCCTGTTGGAGATCTATCATAATTTTGGGGACCGTCAGCATATCTAAGAAATGTTCTTGTTCCGTCTGAGTTTATTTGGTACCAGTTACCATCAATAGTACTCTTATATCTATATTTCGAAACTCTTTTACCGTTTACTCCGTATTTTCCATTTATAAGAGTAATATTTTTTTATCGGCCATTAATTATATTTAAAATGCTTCTATACAGTTAATATGTACCCAACCTAATTCTTCATCCCAAATTACATCAGGGTCATTTGCATACAAATTTGTAGTATCTTCTGGAATCTCATTTGATTTTATGGTTGGAATATCTATATCCTCATTACTTATACAGCTAACAAATAATAAAGCCGCAATGAAATAAAATATCTTTCTCATCTTATTTTGGTTTTTATAAAGATTATATCTTTGATTTAGTATTTTCTAATACAAAAGTAACAACCTACACAATAATGTTATAATGTTTTCTTTATTTTTTATTGCGTAGGTGCTACTTTTTCTTGGCACAGTCTTTGCTGCATGAATTGGCTCAACGCTCTGAAAGGAGAATAAAAGCCCATCGTTACAGATTTGAACTGAAAATTTAAATTTGGTGTACGATGAGAAAATCTACAGTCAAAAAGCAAGTCTTTGTTAATGCCTACAAACGTGTTCGTTTTGGCAAAGAAGAAAAAGTCAGACAACACTGGCGTAGGTTTCCACAACGATGAGCTTTATATCTCTTTGACAGTTCAGATAAAATAGAACTGTTTTATTCTATATCATTTATTTATTTGATTGTAAGTTTCAATAATAAACTATCTTTGCAGTAGCTTTTCTTAGATAATCAAATTTTAATCTTAAATCGTTATGAATGAAAGTAAAAATTTCAAAAGGAACATTCTCATTTGAGTTAAAGATTTCCTTTAGAGAGATATTGGCATTTGTCATGCTAATGCTTTAAGAAGTTAGAACTGTGTGACAGTTTAGATACTATTAAATCCATAAGATTGTAATTAAAAATAAAGATTATCGCCTCTGCTCTTGCAGAGGTTTTTTATTTGCCCTGCAAAGATAGTTATGTTTTTATCCTCCTACATATCCGTCATTAAACCTTTTCTTTTTGATTATTCCTCCTAATTTTTTTCGTGGTGTATATATTCTTGTTACTCCGATATTATATTTAGAACCCAATAGGTCTTTTAAAGAGTCTTTCATAATATCTCCATGATAGTTATGCTCAACAAACCATGTTTTTGCATCTTTATCATATTTAAGCAACCCAACATGAGAACCTCCAGTTCCATCTCGAAATGCTTCCCTTGCGTATGGACTGTCATTGTAGTACATATTGGCAATATAGGGTTTGTCTTTATTTAAAGATAAAGTGTCAAGATGCTGCTTCAAACTATCGGCTGCATCTGCATTGTATTTTATAATGGCAGGATAACTAAATTCAGTTGGTCGATTGACATATTTATAGCCATCAACATAGGTTTTCCCTGTTTGATTCCATGCATTCCCATAAGAATTTTTATATCCCGAATCTCTGAGTTGTTTATTTGACCATGCTGCACATTGTCCTGTTTCACATTCGCCGACTTTGTGCATATCGTATGGTTCTCTTGCTCTTTGGTTTTTACTGTATATTTGGACGACAAGTCCCGGTAATCCATTAAGAAAACCAAGATTCTCAACGAGCCACCTGCTTGCAATGTATGTTCTATCCTTTATATTTTCAAGTGTAGTAGGCATATAGTAGTATAGGTTTGGATTCTTGTTTTAATAGTCTGTCAATAGTTTCCATCGTATCAGAATCTATCGCAAAACATCCACTGCTAATCAATTTATGTGTTGGTAAATAAAACGGATATATACCATATTTGCAGATATTGTTCACAATGCTTGTATGTATCAGTATTCCTCTGACTTCTGCATTTGAGTTTGTATTATCCATTCCTTTCAACTTAAAGCAATCCATATCCCGTGATTTCATTTTAGACTTGCTTGTAATCTTAAAATGTCCCAAGCAAGATGAATTTGAACCAATTTTATTACTGAAAGTCGGTGTGCTTGCTGAACTGTTACCTGCACCATGCGCACATAGACTTTTTGCTATTACTTTGTCTTTATTTAAGTCAATAACAAAGAATCTATATGTTCCAGAGTGTTTACTAAAATCAACAAGCACAGCATAATTCTGTGATAATGAGTGTTGTTTGCAATAACTCTTTAAAGTATCTGTCGAGTAGTCTATTTCACTTGCAATGCACAAATTGATTGTAATGAATAATAGAATAATTGTCGCAATGAAATAAAGTATCTTTCTCATTTCGAATCGTTATCTTCTTCTAATTTAAAAAAGTCTTTAATAGAGTATATAGGTGTAGTATCTTTAAAGGTCAAGAATTGTCCGTCAAGAATCATCCATTTATCTCTTTCTGCAACCGACAATTCTTTTATCCACGGAAACATTGAAAGGGGAACTGTCACACTTCTCTTATCCGTCAAGACTACCGTCATATATCCTCTTTTGGGAAATTCTATCTTCTTAATATCTACCTTGATATTAGGATAATGCCTTTTTTCAGGCAATTCTGATAATTTATATTTTGCCATGTTTCCTTAATTTTTCTCCGTTAAATGATGTGGTTATTCTTTTATTTAGAAAATCCCAATTTTCATCAATGTATTTTATTATTTCTTTTTCGTCAGAACTTTTTAATTCAGAATCAACAACTTCAATATCTTTTTCTCCATTTCTTTCAATCCATATTTTTGCTATAGACTTACCTCCTCTCTTCCCTTGCTTGAAGATATGAATATGTCATCTATTATCATTAATATCACTTGGAAGTGATACTAAAAGAAATGTTTTTAATATATCCAATGTCGCCAATTCTATTTTATCTTGTCTGTGTAAAGATAATAAATTCAAATTAAACGTTCAGCATAATTGTAAGTAAAATCAAGCAATTCTGCCGGAATGCACAATTCCTCGAATGAAACATCACTGTGGTCATTCGGGTTATTCCATGTTGCTTTTACTATATTAATGTTACCATCAAGTTTATGTATATACCAAGTATGACTATCGTCTGATACTGATATTACACGAGATTGCCCTCCTTTATGGGAAACATCTTCTGTTATTTTTGGTTGTTTTACCATTGTCTTAAATATTTTGGTATGCACTTTTGTTGGAGCATCAAGAATCGAACTTGAATCTTCAGAAAAAAATCTGATGTAATAGCCGTTATACCATGCTCCATTATTTGCAGATGACTTTTCCATAAAAATTAGGACTGTATTCATAACAGACATATTCATGATATTCATCGAAAGAAAGTAATTTTGCATGTTCTGAATCCAAATAAATCCAAGTTCCGATAATTTACTTTTCTTCATCCTTGCTTTGGTTACAAGCAACCAACCCTGTCAATGTAGATATCACTAACAGCAAATTCCAAAAAAGTTTCATTTTTCTAATTTTAAATGGTGACTATTTCGATTTTAAAAATATCCTCCAAACAGGTGGGATTATCCCAATCACAATAAATCCTATAATTTGTGCCACTGACAGACTATCTGTAATATCAAATAACCAACCCTAAAGAATCACCCAAATAACTGCAAATAACATAATTAACAAAGATTTTGTATTCCTCAACCTCCTAACAAAACGTAAATAAATAAGAACAAAAAAGGTGAGGAGATCGTATTTGCTTTATCCTTAGTTCAGGTTTTGGCGAACCCATGCAGTAGATAAAGCAATAGCCCCACACCGATATTTGCATATAGCAATGCCCTTCGGCAAGCATATAGGCAACCGATGCAGGTGCTATTGCCAATTATCTCCACTGCATTACAAATCGCCAAATTTGAACTAAGAAGATAATTTCAATAACACCTTTCAAAAATATGTCGTTACAATATGGGCAACTCTCCACCCTACCATAACTGCAAGCAAAGATAGCATTATAAATCTGCAAATGCAAGAAATATTCAACTAATTTATTGCTAATTTGTTACTCAGTATCAAATCAAAATCAAACTACAAACTTATTAATGACCATCGCTCTACTTTTGCAAATGACTTTTTGACCGTAATAGGCAAATTTAACCATACTCAATATTGCCTATTTCTTGCGTTTTTACTAATTTTGCAAAAAACTAAAAGTAATTATGGAACTATCTCCCCTTACTGCTGTATCGCCCGTTGACGGACGCTACCACAGCAAAACAAAATCCCTACAAAACTACTATTCAGAGCATGCGCTAATCCGCTATCGTGTCAAAGTTGAAATTGAGTACTTTATCGCATTATGCGAAATTCCACTTCCACAATTGGCAGACTTTGACAAGAATCTATACAACGCTCTTAGGGATATTTACAAAAATTTCTCTTTGGAAGACTCCCAATCAATAAAAGATATTGAATCAATAACCAATCACGACGTTAAAGCCGTTGAATATTTCATCAAAGGGAAATTTGACAACTTAGGAATTGAAAAGTATAAAGAATTCATTCACTTTGGATTGACTTCACAAGACATCAACAACACTTCCCTTCCAATGCTTATCAAAGACTCATTGAACGAGGTTTATTACCCTTTGCTTAATGAGATGATCGACATCCTCGACAAATATGCCGAAGAATGGAAGGATATTCCTATGCTTGCCAAAACACATGGCCAACCGGCTTCTCCAACACGTATTGGTAAGGAAATAAACGTTTTCAGTTATAGACTGAAACAACAATTAGCATTGCTTAAGCAAACTCCTATCAGTGGAAAATTTGGCGGTGCAACTGGTAACTTCAACGCACACCACATTGCATTCCCAGAAATTAACTGGCCTGAATTTGCAAAAAAATTCCTTAACAGCAGCCTTGGCATTGAAAGAGAAGATTGGACAACACAGATATCCAATTACGATAATCTCGCTGCTCTCTTTAACGGTCTTGCAAGAATCAACACAATTTTGATTGACTTAGACCGCGATTTCTGGCAATATATTTCAATGGAATACTTCAAGCAGAAAATCAAAGAAGGCGAAGTTGGTTCATCAGCAATGCCGCACAAAGTTAATCCTATCGACTTTGAAAATTCAGAGGGCAACTTGGGAATTGCTAATGCAATATTTACACATCTTGCAAACAAATTGCCAATATCAAGATTACAAAGAGACTTAACTGACTCTACAGTTATCAGAAACGTTGGTGTGCCTCTCGCCCATTCTATTATCGCTATACAAAGTACGATTAAAGGTCTAAACAAACTAATTCTCAACGAATCTGCCATAGCAAAAGACCTTGACAACATGTGGAACGTTGTTGCAGAAGCAATTCAGACTATCCTTAGAAGAGAGGGCTACGAAAAGCCATACGAAACGCTCAAGGCTCTGACAAGAACCAATAGTAAAGTTGACGCAGAAAGCATTTCTTCATTCATCGACACATTAAAAGTCACTGATGAAGTTAAAAATGAACTTAAAAAAATCACCCCGCACAACTATACGGGCTACTAATATACAACTTAAAGCAAACAACACTGCGAAAAGATGTTAAAAGTTTGATTATAAACAATCTTTTTGCAGTGTTGCTTTCAATTATTTTGGAAAAAACTTACCTTTGCAACATATTACGATTGGTAAGAAAAGACAACGTGATTGAAAAACGTAATAATGAAATAGCATATTATTAACGCCGAGAGGCTTGTTAAAAATTTTAATTATGGAACTAAGCAAAAAGCCTAAGAGACCTCGCATTGGAGAAAGTCAAGAAATCAACTCAGAAAACAGTCATTTTGAAAAAGTGACCTACCATCCAAACGCCACTTATGCAGGCGACAATAACGATGCCAACAACATAGCAGAAAGTGCAACTCGCAATGATTATAGAGCAACCTATAATCAAAACAACTATCAAAGAAATAATTATAATCGCAATAGCCGCCCACAAGGAGGATTCAATCGTGATGGTGGATATAACAACCGTCAAGGTGGTTATAACAACTATCGCCAACAAAACCAAGGTGGCTACAATAACAACCGTCAGCAAGGCGGTTACAACAATTACCGTCAACAAAACCAAGGCGGTTACAACAACTATCGCCAGCAAAACAATTTCGGCGGACAACAAGACGGCTATAACCGCATTCAAAATCAAAATTACGATAACAATCGCCAGCAAGGCGGTTACAACAATTACCGCCAACAAAACCAAGGTGGCTATAACAACCGTCAGCAAGGCGGATTCAACAACAATCGCCAGCAAGGCAGTTACAACAATTACCGCCAACAAAACCAAGGTGGCTATAACAACCGTCAACAAGGTGGATTCAACAATAATCGCCAGGGCGGATATAACAGTCGCCAACAAGGAGGCTTCAATAACCACAGACCTCAAGCGGGAAAAAGATTTACACCAAGACCACAACAAATCATTTATGATGCACCTATTGTTGATCCAAATGAAGAAATCCGCTTGAATAAATTCATGGCTAATGCGGGTATTTGCTCTCGCCGTGAAGCAGACGAATTGATTCAGAAAGGTTTGGTGAAAGTTAATGGCGTTGCTGTTAGCGAATTGGGAACAAAAATAAAAAGAGAAGACGTTGTTGAATACAACGACCAGGTAGTAACTTTGGAAAACAAATGCTACATTCTCCTTAACAAGCCTAAAGATTGCGTAACAACAAGTGACGACCCAGACGGAAGACTAACTGTTATGGATCTTGTTAAGAATGCTTGCAAAGAGCGTATTTATCCAGTAGGAAGACTTGACAGAAACACAACAGGTGTACTGCTCCTTACAAACGACGGTGATTTGGCTTCAAAACTTACCCACCCAAAATTCGTTAAAAAGAAAATTTACCAAGTTTGGACCGATAAGAATATTTCTGAGGAAGATATGCAAAGACTTGCAGACGGTATTGAACTTGAAGACGGACCAATCCATGCAGATGCTATCAGTTACGTTAACGACAGAGACAGAAATCAAGCAGGTATTGAAATTCACTCTGGTCGCAACCGTATCGTTAGAAGAATGTTTGAGCACCTTGGTTACAGAGTAACTAAACTTGATAGAGTATATTTTGCAGGATTGACTAAGAAAAACCTCCCTCGCGGACGTTGGCGTTACCTTAGCCAGGAAGAAGTTAACTTCCTTAAGCAAGGTTCATTTGAATAGAATTTAATAACCATAATAACGACACCATCAATATGGTGTACAAACAAAAAGATGAAAAGAACTAAAATTTCAGACATATTTTCACCAGAACTAATTGGTTCGGAAGTATGCGTTAAAGGTTGGGTTCGGACTCGTCGTGGCAATAAAAATGTTCAATTCGTTGCACTAAACGATGGTTCAACAATTAAGAATATCCAAATTGTATTCGATATGGCTAAGTTCTCAGAAGAGGAGCTTAAGCCAATTACAACCGGAGCAAGCATCCATGTAGATGGCAAACTTGTAGAATCTCAAGGGAAAGGACAAGTAGCAGAAATTCAAGCAGAAAAACTTGAAATATATGGAACTGCGGACGTTAATGAGTATCCTTTGCAAAAGAAGGGTCATACTTTGGAATTTCTACGCGAAAAAGCACACTTGAGACCTCGCACAAACACTTTTGGTGCTGTGTTGAGAATCAGACACACTTTAGCTTTCGCTATCCACAAGTTCTTTAATGAAAAGGGATTCTTCTACTTGAATACTCCGCTCATAACTTCAAGCGACTGCGAAGGCGCTGGTGCTATGTTCCAAGTGACAACTCTTAACATGAATGACCTTCCTAAAACAGAAGAAGGCAAGATTGACTATACTCAAGATTTCTTTGGCAAACAAAGCAATTTGACAGTATCGGGTCAGTTGGAAGGCGAATTGGGAGCTACTGCTTTAGGTGCAATCTATACATTCGGACCAACATTCCGTGCTGAAAATTCAAATACTCCTCGCCACTTGGCTGAGTTCTGGATGATTGAGCCAGAAGTTGCTTTCTATGACATCAACGACAATATGGATTTGGCGGAAGAATTTATCAAGTACTGTATCAACTACGCGCTTGAAAATGCTGCCGATGATATCGAATTTCTCGCTAAGATGTACGACAACGAGCTTATCGATCGCTTGAAATTCGTTGTTAGCAACGACTTTGTTCGACTAACATATACAGAAGGTATTGAAATTCTTGAAAAGTCTAAACACAAATTCGACTTCCCAATCTACTGGGGTGCTGACTTGCAGAGCGAGCATGAAAGATACCTTGTTGAAGAACACTTCAAGAAACCGGTTATTTTGACTGACTATCCTAAAGAAATCAAGTCATTCTACATGAAACAAAACGAGGATGGCAAGACCGTTAGAGCAATGGACGTTCTATTCCCTAACATCGGCGAAATTATCGGCGGTTCGGAAAGAGAAGAAAGCTACGAGAAACTTCTTACTCGCATTGAAGAACTAAATATCCCCATGAAGGATATGTGGTGGTATCTTGACACAAGAAAATTCGGCACAGTTCCTCATTCTGGTTTCGGCCTTGGTTTCGAAAGACTGGTACTTTTCGTTACTGGTATGACAAATATCCGCGACGTTATCCCATTCCCAAGAACTCCGAACAACTGCGAATTCTAATTTAGAAATTAATACATAAACAAGGGATTGTGTCTATCGATACTATCCCTTGTTGCTTTTTATTCATGACTAAATTCAACACATATCTCAACTCCATTGACACCTACTTCTGGAAACAATTATTTCTTCAGAAAGGCAAACTGCAAAATTACCAAAAAGGAGAAACCTTTATCTTCGAAGGAGAAACAAATCGAAAAGTTGGTTTTATACTTAATGGATATTTTAAACACACCGTTAACGACATAGACGGGAATGAACATATAACTGGCTTTGCTTTTAAAGACTCTTTTATAGGAGATTATTTTAGTGCCGTCAAGAACAATCCAGCCATGACAAATATCATTGCTGTTAAAGAATCAACAGTTCTAATTTGTGACAGTGAAACGGTAGCAAATCAATTCGCTAATGACAACAACCTTCATATTAGCATTATAGAATCTTTATTTCAACAAATATATACAATTTACCTAAACAGTCACAAACAATCACCAAAAGAAAGATACATTGATATTATCAAACGCTGCCCAGAAATATTAAATGATATAACTTTGAAAGAATTGGCATCTTTTCTGCAAATAACACCAACATACCTAAGCAAAATCAGAAAAGAAAATTCTTGTAAATCATCAAAATAGTTTGATAATTTACGAGTTCTTATACCATATCTTTGCAAAAAAAAGATATGAACGCAATAATAATTGGAGGAACATCTGGTATAGGCAAAGGTCTTTGGGAACACTATGCTAACGGGAATAATAAAGTAGCAATAATTGGCAGAAGGTCGGAACTTCTGACTACTCTTTATAAATACAAACCAAACAACACTCTTACATACAACTTTGATATAACACAAATTGACTACATTGAAAAAAACTTAAACAGTATATTTTCGGATTTGGGTAAAGTTGACTTGGTTATATTATCTGCCGGCACTGGCGACATAAATAGCACCTTAGACTTCAGCAAAGAACGCAACACTATCAATACTAACATTTTAGGATGGACAGCCTGCGCCGATATAGTATATAACAAACTGCAAGCTCAAGGGTACGGCCACTTAGTTACAATAACATCTGTAGGCGGACTCAAAGCAGAACCATCTGCACCCGCTTATTCCGCAACCAAAGCATACCAAATAAACTACACCAAGGCTCTTCAAGGGAAATCTAAAGGCACAGACATTCTTATATCAGAAGTTCGCCCAGGTCTGACAGATACACAAATGGCAAAAGGTGACAGTTTGTTTTGGGTAATGCCAGTTAATAAAGTCGTCAAACAAATAGTTTCAGGAATCTCCAAGCGCAAATCAACAATAACAGTTTCTAAACGTTGGAAATTAATATCATTCATTCTAAAATTATTATATTTGATTAAATGATATAATAAGGACGACTACTTATTGTCTATAAAATCTAAAGCATATTGTACTGCCTTTTCAAATGCTTCATCTTGTCCTGGAACAGTTATGAAAAGATGCACTGCATCCTTAAATTCTATTCTCTTAACCCTCTTGCTGGATTTCCTTGCAAAATCAACACCTTGGTCGCATAGAATATCGCGACCTGCTGCAATAAGCAGCGTTCTTGGCAAAGTCTTAAGCGTCCTTTCATCATTGAGACCAACACTAACCAGCAAATCACGGGAATCCTCTTCCCCTGCGTATGCCTTGTTGAATGCATCCATAATCGAAGAATCCAAGCCATATCCAACGCCATATTCTTTCCACGAAGCAGAACCGTCGTTAAAGGCTTTCGTTACCGGGTAAAAAACCACAATTGACTCAACCAAACTACCCTCAGAAATTGCAGTTGCTATTGCAAGATTTCCTCCAGAACTGTCTCCGCCTAAAGTTATTTTAGTGTAGTCTATACCAAGTTTATCCGCATTATCAACAACATATTGCAGAGAGGAAATACAATCTTCAAGACCTGCAGGAAAAGGATTTTCGGGAGCCAAACGGTAATCAACAGCAAGCACTTTTACTCGTCCGGAAGAAGCAACGGCATTACAAAAGCTTCCGCAACTATTCAAACTTCCAAAAGTCCAACCTCCACCGTGAAAATATATCAGAATTGGCAACTTGTCATCAACGCTGTCCTTTGGCTCATAAAGGCGCATTATTGGACTAAGCATTTTTACTGATACATTTTCTGAAATTTTGGGTGCTGTATTTCGGGAATTACGAACCGCCTCAAGCTCTGAATTATCACCGTCAATTGCTTTAAGGATAGCAGCAGTCTGCCTGTCTTGCAAACCAACCGGCATATTCTTCAAAAATGCGTCAGCCTGACTTCTCATAACAGGACTTTCAATAACCTCATTGGCAACAGCCTTACATGAAGACAGAAATCCCAAATGGCAAAATGCCAATACCAGAAATATATTAAATCGCTTCATTATTCTTATCTTTCGTGCAAAAATAAAAAAGGATGCACGCCAACCACGGTACATCCTTTCCCATAAACTATTTTAATTTTTACTTAATCAAATTATGACGCTTGAAAATTTTATGAATCTTATCAAGTGCTATATCAACCTGATCAACTGTATGCGTTGCCATTAAACTGAATCTAATTAAAGTGTCATTTGGCGCAACAGCAGGCGATACAACAGGATTAACAAAAATGCCTTCCTCAAACAATTCATGAGTAATCAAGAATGTTAGATTATTGTCACGAATATAAAGAGGAATAATCGGAGTTTCAGTATGTCCTATTTCACATCCCATATTCTTGAATCCTTGAAGAGCATAATCTGTTACCTTCCACAAGTTTTCCTGACGTTCAGGTTCACTTTCCATAATGTCAAGAGCTGCACTTACAGCAGCAGTAGAAGCAGGGGTAATACTTGCAGTAAAGATATATGAACGAGAATGATGTCTTAGGAAGTTTGTAATCTCCTTGTCACAAGCAATAAAGCCTCCCAATGAAGCAAAAGACTTACTGAAAGTTCCCATAATCAAATCAACATCATTTGTCACGCCGAAATGATCACAGGTACCTCTACCACCTCTTCCGAAAACACCAATACCGTGAGCCTCGTCAACCATAACTGATGCATCATATTTCTTTGCTAAAGCAACGATTTCTGGAAGTTTTGCAACGTCACCCTCCATAGAGAAGACTCCATCAGTAACAATCAATTTAACTTTATCTGGAGCACATTTCTTGAGTTGATTCTCAAGAGATGCCATATCATTATGCTTATATTTTAAGGAATTAGAGAAAGAAAGCCTGCGACCTTCAATGATTGAAGCATGGTCTTGTTCATCCCAGAGAATATAGTCCTCCCTACCAGTCAAACAAGAAACAACGCCCAAATTCACCTCAAAACCTGTTGAATAAATCATTGCATCTTCCTTACCCACGTATGCTGCAAGCCTTGCCTCCAATTGCTTGTGGATATCCAAAGTTCCGTTAAGGAAAGGAGAACCAGCACAACCAGTACCATATTTCTTAATGGCTTCTATTGCAGCTTCTTTGATTTTAGGGTGATTAACAAGTCCGGTATAACAATTGGAGCCGAACATCAACACTTTTTTTCCATTAATCATGACCTCAGTATCTTGCTCACTTGAGATTGCACGGAAATATGGATAAATTCCCGCAGCCTTAGCTTTCTGAGGTTCTTGATATTTTGCCAATTTTGCTTGTAATAGCTTCATAGTTTATATATGAGAGATATTATTTGTTGTTCTAAACTATCTGCATCCACTTTGCAGACTGCAAATTTACACAAAATAAATTAATTATTTCAGAAAAAGCCCAAAAAAATGCACAATGCAGTGTTTTTGTGCATCCTTTAAACATAAATAAAATGCAAATGGAGTAATTGATAGAGATAAATTTTAAAGAACCATAAATATTTTATATTTTTGTGGACTAATTTATAAAATATGGAATTGACAGCCGCACAATTGGCAGGAATGGTAAACGGAATAATAGAAGGTAATCCTGATGTAAAAATCAGCACTTACGCTAAAATAGAAGAAGCTCAAGAAGGTGCTTTATCTTTTCTTGCCAATCCCAAATATGAACATTATGTATATACAACAAATGCATCTGCATTGTTGGTAAGTAAAGATTTTACCCCAGACAAACCTGTTAAATCAACCCTAATCCGCGTTGAAGACCCATATTCCACAATCGCAACTCTTCTGAATATGGTTTCTCAATATATAATCCCCGAAAAAAAAGGCATTGAATCACCATCATTTATTTCTGAAGGCTCAGAATTACCTGATGACATTTATATTGGAGCGTTTGCATACATTGGGAAAAATGTATCCATTGGCAGGAACGTCAAGATTTACCCTCAATGCTACATCGGAGACAACGTCACTATTAAGGATAATTCAACACTCTTCTCAGGAGTAAAAGTATATTACAACTGTGAAATTGGAGCAAACTGTATAATTCATGCAGGTGCTGTTATCGGAAGCGATGGTTTTGGATTTGCACCAGATGCAAACGGCGCATATACAAAAATCGCACAAATAGGCAAAGTCATTGTTAAAGACAATGTTGAAATAGGAGCAAATACAACAATTGACAGAGCAACAATGGGTGCAACAATTATTAACAAAGGCGTCAAGCTCGACAACCTTATTCAAGTTGCCCATAACGTTGAAGTTGGCGAAAACACAGTTATCGCTGCCCAAACGGGGATTGCAGGATCAACAAAAATTGGCAAGCACAATATGATTGGTGGACAAGTAGGTTTTGCAGGACACATAACAATTGGAGACAACAACCAAATTGGAGCACAATCAGGTGTACACTCAAACCCTGGAAACGGCAAGGTCATAATTGGCTATCCAGCCATTGAAGCGCGCTCATTTATGAAGCAAGCAGCTTACCTTAAGAACCTTGACAGCCTAAACCAAACAGTAAAGAATCTACAAAAAGAAATAGAAACCCTAAAGAATAAATAAATTCACATCATAATGAAACAGTGTACTTTAAAAGATTCATTCGTTCTTAAAGGTAAAGGTCTGCATACAGGTCTTGAAATTCAAGCAACATTCAAACCTGCACCAGATAATTACGGACGTAAGTTCCAACGATTAGACATTGAAGGTTCAGAACCTATTGACGCTCTCGCTGAAAACGTATTTGATACATGCCGCGGCACAGCAATATGCTCTGGTGATGTCAAAGTTTACACTATCGAGCATGCAATGGCAGCTCTCTACGCAGCTGGTGTTGACAACTGCCTCATAGAACTTACCGGTCCAGAGATGCCGATTTTAGACGGTAGCGCAAAATTAATTTCTGAAAAAATTTCAGAAGTCGGAATTGTTGAGCAAGAAGAAGATGCTTTAGTGTACGTTGTTCGCCAACGTTCTACAATAAAAGACGAAAACGGAACAGCTTCAATAAAAGTTGTACCTGACAGCGACTTTAGTATCGATGTAATGATTGAATTCAATTCAACAGTTTTGGCGAATCAGTTTGCAACACTTGAATCTCTTGAAGATTTCAATAAGGACATTGCTTCATGCCGCACTTTTGTCTTTGTAAGAGAAATAGAAGAGCTTGTAAGACACAATCTTATTAAAGGTGGTGACCTTAATAATGCAATCGTTATCTACGACTCTCCTATTGCTCAAGAAGAACTTGACAGAATCGCAGATATGATGAACGTTCCACAAAAGAAAGTAACTGAATTTGGATTTATTAATGACAATGGCCTCGTATTTAAGAACGAGCCAGCACGTCATAAATTGCTTGACGTGATTGGTGATATGGCATTGATTGGACGCCGCATACAAGGCAGAATCATTGCAACATGCCCAGGTCATACTATAAATACAACATTTGCAAAGAAAATCAGAAGAGAACTTAAACGTCAAGAAGTTCAAGCACCTATCTATGATCCTAACGTAGCACCTATCATGGATGTAAACAGAATCCGTGAACTATTACCACATCGCTACCCTTTCTTGCTCGTAGATAAAATTATTGAAAAGACAGACAAATATATAGTAGGTATTAAAAATATAACAGGTAACGAGCCTTTCTTCCAAGGCCACTTCCCTACTGAACCAGTAATGCCAGGAGTTCTCCAAATTGAAGCAATGGCACAAACAGCCGGGCTTCTTGTTCTTAGCACAGTAGATGAACC
>Trix_p2__coassemble_2043_pt1 | contig 13930 bp, 12 predicted proteins | sample Trix_p2__metabat2_high_PE_007 | metagenome-assembled genome bin Trix_p2
ATATTAGATATGTCAATGAAGAATTGTACCAATGTACCTCATTTGGGTACATATTCTCTTCATAAGAAACAGAATTCATATTTGCTGTAATTACAACAGCCTCTATTACAATGTATAGACATAATAGGGTTAATCCTATTCTTTTTAATATCTTTTTCATTTCTTTTTTCCTGTAAATCTAAAATATTTATGTATTCCAGTAAAATCACCTCCTGCATTTGGTTCAAGAAACACAGATAAAGGTTTTTGTTTTTTATATCCAGTTTCTAAGTTTTGAGTTCCGTTAGAATAATTTACCAATGTATCTCCATTAACTACACTATCAAACATTACTGCATGATTGGGTCGATTATTTTTATCAGATAACATGATAATATCTCCGGGGAGAACTTCTTTTTGAGAAATTTCTTTAAATCCATATCTTTTTGGATTTGCAACAAATTCTCTATTTATAGAACCAGTTGATTTTGGGTTATAAAAACTTGTAACCGTATTTAAACAGGTATGTCCTACACAGTTCTCTTTTAATTTTTGCCACCAATTTAAATCAATAGCATTATCAAAACTTACTATAGGACTTGTTGCTCGTCTGCTCCTATTTAATGCTAATCTCCTATAATCATTAGCATCGGGAGTAATTACAACTTCTGGAATATTCACAAAAGCTGTTCTTACCGTATTTAATTCGGGGTCATATCCAAGTCGATATTTAAACTTAACTTGATCTCCTCCTTTATATTTAGGTATTAATTTCATTACTTACATAATTAATTAATTTGGTATACACATTTGGATTTTTTGAAATTAAAATCTCCATTGTTGAAAATGTACTCGACTTTGCAAATAATTTAAGTTGTGATCATTGGAATATGCTTCTTTCTCAAAAGAGATGTTCTTATAAGCCTTATGCCAGTTCCTGTGATGAATATATCTTACAACCCATTCAATAAAATATAATATGTAAAATCCTATGAACAGTAATTCTCGCTGTTGAGCTGTATGAATACGTTCATGATTTATAACATATTTATCTATCCAAGAAATATCTCTTGCCCAGAATGAACCGAACAAATTAACACATATTCCTTTTGGAATTAATTTGCTTTGAATTATCATATCAGAAAGGAATGATACAGTATAAAAGTCTCGTAATCTCGAATAAAACGATTAATCCGTTCTTCGCAAAATCCCTCTTCTTGTAGTGTCTTCCTTAGATCATCAGCATCCACAATACCTACTCCCTTATGCCATTCGTATCCATTAGGGTCTTTTCTGTCAGCAGTAAATCTGACATTTTTAGAAATTACATGCGAGACTGACTCTTCTTCATGTACACAATCTTTTATCGATTCGGATATATTTTCTATTATGATATATATTGCAGCACATATTAATAAAGATAATAAAACATTCATATGCATATTATTTTAATTTACCACCAAATCTTTACTTATATAATATTGGCATTGAAAGTTCAATGTTCCCATTACTATCAAATGTTGCTTTTGGAGCATTCATTTTCTTAAGATATTTATTCAAATTTGTAAGATTTTTAGTATCAATTGCTTCATGATATAACTTATAAAATTGTTTACTTTTATCAACCGATGCTGGGTCAAGTTGCAAGTTGCCTCTATAATTATGAGCAAAATCCAATCTAAATTTATAGATTCTTCTTTTATTTGTCTTACTCTTTCTAGTAATTCCAAACTTATTTGCTATCTCTTCCATAGTCATCTCTTTTCGCCGTAAGGCATAGAAAAATTTACATTTGTGTTGAATTTTATTTGATTAAAGTTAGAATAGAGAACTTTATTAGCGATAGTGTCGCAAATAATAACAGCAGTTTCGTTTTGGTCGTTAGTGCCTGTGAAAACGGCGATGTTATCTTCTCCGACACCGTAAAAGTTGTTAAGTCTCATAATTTTGTCTTTAGGAAGATTGTATCGCTTGCTGAAATCGCGGCGTGCAACTGTGTAGCTATCCTCTAAATTCGGGGGTGTAGGCTCATCTGTTGTGGCAGAAGAGCAAGAATGAAAACCAAGCATAAGTGCGCCCAGTATAGAATATATTTTAAGATATTTCATTGTGGTGTTTGAAATTTAACTGTGACAACTACAAAATTAGCAAAAAATCATGACATACATTTGTTGTTACACAGTAAATTAGAATTGTAAAATCTGAATTTTAGCAGTCCGTGGTACAGTTACTAATGCATATGTGCATAAATTGCGCACGGAGTTGCTAAATAATTTGATTAAACGCTATATGCTAAATTTTTCGTGGGCTGGATAATAGGCAAATATTTTGTTATGATTCAGCAAGTTTGGAATATTAAAGAAAAATTGATGTTTTTCGATTTGTTACTTTTTTAGCAGAAAAATGTATGTTTGTTTGTAAATATGGATTGTTTGCCTTAAATTTGCAATCAAAATCAAAAGAAATGAATAATATTATAGTCATCGGTCTGATTGTTTCAACAGTTGTCATTAGTAGTCTGGCAAATGGGGAGAGGTAGTCGATGCCTTATAATAGCATATTATAACAACCTTTCCTCAAAGCGTGGAAAGGTTTTTTATTTTATAAAGAAATGAGTAAACCATTAAGAAGTGCGGCAAGCACGCAAGGCAGAAGAATGGCAGGAGCACGAGCATTATGGCGTGCCAATGGAATGAAGGAAGAAATGCTTGGCAAACCGGTTATTGCCATTGCAAATTCCTTTACACAGTTTGTGCCGGGCCATACGCATCTGCATGAAATAGGTCAGTTTGTAAAGGAAGAAATAGAGAAACTTGGCTGCTTTGCTGCTGAGTTTAACACGATAGCGATTGATGACGGTATTGCAATGGGGCATAACGGGATGCTTTATTCGCTTCCTTCACGCGATTTGATTGCCGACAGCGTTGAGTATATGGTCAATGCCCATAAGGCAGACGCTTTAGTGTGTATCAGCAATTGCGATAAGATTACTCCGGGTATGCTTATGGCTGCTATGAGATTGAATATTCCTACTGTCTTTGTTTCAGGAGGGCCAATGGAGGCAGGTGTGCTTGGTCAAAAGGCTGTTGATTTGATTGATGTTATGATTGATTCAGCTGATGTTTCAGTTGATGATGATTCTGTTTCCGAATTGGAAAAAGCAGGTTGTCCCGGTTGCGGATGCTGTTCGGGTATGTTTACTGCCAATTCTATGAATTGCTTGAATGAAGCAATAGGCCTTGCCTTACCGGGAAACGGAACGATTCTTGCAACACATTCTAACCGTAGGGAACTGTTCCGCAAGGTGGCAAATTTGATTGTCAAGAATTGCTATGCATACTATAATGAAGATGATGAATCAGTTTTGCCTCGTAGCATTGCTACCCGTCAAGCTTTTTTGAATGCCATGACTCTTGATATTGCAATGGGAGGGAGTACAAATACGGTTTTGCACTTGCTCGCTATTGCAAATGAGGCTGGTGTTGATTTTACAATGAGTGATATAGATGCCCTATCAAGAAAAACTCCGGTTTTATGCAAGGTTTCTCCAAATTCTCACTATCATGTTCAAGACGTTAATAGGGCAGGTGGAATATTATCGATTATGAAAGAGTTGGCAGATAGTGGTTTGGTTGATACATCATGTGCGAGAGTTGACGGTCACACATTGCAAAGTGCTATCGATGCTTATGCGGTTGGAGGGGCATGTTTTGGAGCGGAGGCAGAGAACCTTTGGAAAAGTGCCCCGGCGAATAAACGGAATATTGTTTTGGGCAGTCAGTCCAATTTTTATAAAGAACTTGATACAGACAGAGAGACAGGTTGCATAAGAAATTGCGAAAATGCTTATGTCAAAGATGGCGGATTGGCGGTGTTGACAGGAAATATAGCCTTAGACGGTTGCGTTGTCAAGACAGCAGGCGTTGATGAAAGTATCTTCCATTTTGAAGGAACGGCAAAAGTCTATGAATCACAAGAAGAAGCCGTTGATGCAATTCTTGGTGGAGATGTTCAGGCAGGAGATGTTGTTGTTATAACTTATGAAGGTCCAAAAGGCGGACCAGGAATGCAGGAAATGCTCTATCCAACCTCGTATATAAAATCACGTCACTTGGGAAAGAAATGTGCATTGATAACCGACGGTCGCTTTTCTGGGGGAACATCAGGTTTGTCAATAGGGCATATTTCGCCAGAGGCCGCGGCTGGAGGTAATATTGGTCTTGTCAGAAGCGGTGATATTATCGTTATTGATATTCCAAGCAGGTCTATAAGCGTTAAGTTGAGTGATGATGAAATGGCGGCAAGAAGAGCCGAGGAAGTTGCCAAAGGAAAGTTGGCATTCAAGCCTACCAAGCGAGAAAGAGAAGTATCAAAAGCATTGCGAGCATACGCGGCGATGGTTTCTTCAGCAGATAAGGGTGGTGTAAGAATCGTTGATTAAAGAATTTATTATGAGTACTAAGATAGCAGGAGCAGAAGCAATTATAAAGTCTTTGTTGGCAGAGGGGGTAGAAACCATTTTCGGTTATCCTGGAGGTGCAATTATACCTGTCTATGATGCACTTTATGGTTATAAGTCAGAACTGCATCATATCCTTGTTCGACATGAGCAGGCTGCAATACATGCTGCACAAGGGTTCGCAAGGGTAAGTGGTAAAGTTGGAGTTGCGATAGTCACTTCAGGACCTGGGGCAACTAATGTCATAACTGGTATAACAGATGCTTTAATGGATAGCACCCCATTGGTGGTTATATCAGGTCAAACTCCGAGTAAAGGTCTAGGTTCAGATGCTTTTCAGGAAACGGATGTTATAGGTATAACTCAGCCTGTTACAAAATGGAATTATCAAGTTAGAAATGCAGAAGAAATTCCATGGGCTATATCAAGGGCTTTCTATATTGCACAAAGTGGCAGGCCTGGACCGGTTGTTGTAGATATTACTAAAGACGCTCAGATGGGTAAACTTGAGTGGAGATATGAAAAGTGCAATTATATCAGGAGTTATGAACCTTATCCTGTGCCTGATAAAAGAGCAGTCTTGGCTGCTGTAGATTTGATAAACTCGGCACATAAACCATTGATAATAGCAGGACATGGCGTTATGATTTCTGGTGCAGAAGAAGAATTGCTTACGCTTGCGGAGAAGGCCAGTATCCCTGTTGTCAATACGTTGCTCGGCTTGTCAACAGTTCCGTCAGATCACCCTCTTTTTAAGGGTATGGTTGGTATGCATGGCAATATTGGAGCGAATGTAAATACTAATAAATGTGATGTCCTTGTTGCTATTGGAATGCGTTTTGATGACCGTGTTACTGGTGATACAGAAACTTATGCCAAGCAGGCAAAGATTATCCACGTTGATATTGACCCTTCTGAGTTTGACAAGAATATCAAGTCTGATGTTTCAATTTTAGGTGATGCCAAGACTGTTTTGAAGGAGTTGCTGCCGATGGTAAAACAAGCAGAGCACAAAGAGTGGCTTGCATCGTTTGAGCACCCTGACAAAGTAGAGTTTGAGAAAGTCGTTAAAGAAGAGGTTTATCCGCAAGAAGGGCTTCTCAATATGGGAGAGGTTGCAAGAAAGGTATCAGAATTTTCTGGCAATAAGGCAGTACTCGTTACAGATGTAGGTCAAAATCAGATGCTGTCATCAAGGTATTTCAAATTCAGTGAACCTAAGAGTATAGTAACGTCAGGAGGACTTGGAACAATGGGTTTTGGGCTACCAGCATCTTTGGGTGCAAAATTGGGAGCACCAAATCGTCAGGTTTGCCTCTTTGTTGGAGACGGCGGTCTGCAGATGACTATACAGGAATTTGGCACTATATTGGAGTACAGAATCCCGGTTAAGATTATACTGCTTAATAATAATTTCCTTGGAATGGTACGTCAGTGGCAGGAATTGTTCTTTGACAAGCATTATAGTGAAACACCGATGGTAAATCCGGATTATGTAAAGATTTGTCAGGCATACGGTATTGAAGCAGAAGATGTTTGTGAGCGTGAAGAACTTGATGCGGCAATAAGGAGAATGCTTGACAGTGATTCCGCATATTTGCTTAACGTTAGAATAAAGCCTAATAATATGGTCTTTCCAATGGTTCCTGCAGGAGCAAGTATCGATAATATATTGCTTAATTCGGAAGAAAGTTATTAATTTGTTATAATGTAAAGGAATTGAAGAAATGAATAAATTATATACAATAACTGTTTTTACAGAAAACAGGGTAGGGCTTCTTAATCAGATTTCTATTATCTTTACGCGTCGAAGTTTGAATATAGAGAGTCTGTCAGTTTCACCGTCATCAATACCTGATGTACATAAGTTTACTTTTACCGTTTGGAGCGATGAGGAGACGATTCGGAAGGTAACAAAGCAAATAGAGAAGAGAATAGAAGTTTTGAAGTCTTTTTATTATACTGATGAAGAATTAGTCTATCAAGAGATTGCACTATATAAGGTTCCAACAGAAGAATTGCTTGATGAAAAGGAACTAGAGCAAATAATTCGCAATTATAATGCGAGGATACTTGAGATGGACCGAAAATATACTGTTATAGAAAAGACAGGACATAGTAACGAAACCGAGTCTCTATTTAATGAATTGAAGAAGTACGGCATCTTGCAATTCGTCAGAAGCGGGCGTGTTGCGGTGACGAAGATGGAAGAGGAATTGCTGACAATCTATCTTGAGAAGCAGCAAGAACGATATAATGAATTAAAAAATGTCAACAAACAGCGTTAAACAATTATTTTCAAGCACTTTCTATCTTACTCCGGGAGAGTGCAATGCAGAGCAGGAGATGCCATTATGGTTGCTAACAAATAGAATAATAGAAGTGGCAACCTTGCATGCAAACAGTTGGGGTGTTGGTTATAAGACTTTAAAGAAGTATAACCATGCTTGGGTCCTGTCAAGAGTAACAATTGAGATGAAGCATTATCCTAAAGTTGGAGAACATTATACTTTGACAACATGGATTGAAAGTTATAACAGGCATTTTTCAGAAAGAAATGTTGAAATAACCAATGAGGCTGGAGAAATTCTTGGCTATGCAAGAACGATATGGTCGGTTATCAACTTGGAAACTCGGGAGAGTTGCGATTTGTCGAAATTGCAGTTCGGAGAGGATAATATTGCAGATAAGGAATGCCCGATAGAAAAGCAGAGCAGAATAAGATCTTTTGAACATGTCCGCGAAAGCAAATACACTTTCCAATATACTGATATTGACTTTAACAGGCACGTTAACACAATCCGGTATATTTGTGTTATCCTTAATAACTGGTCGCTTGATTTCTATGACAAGAATTATATCAAGCGATTTGAGATAACTTTTGCAAAAGAGACTTATATAGGAACAGAAGTTACTATCGGCATTGATGATAGAGAGAAAGAATGTTTGGCAGAACTTGTCAGTGATGGCGCTTCCCTTTGTAAAGCAAAAATAATTTTTCAAGAAAGAGAATAAATTTAATAACTATAAAACTAAACAAGATGGCAAAAATTAATTTTGGTGGGGTAGAAGAGAATGTTGTAACCCGCGAGGAATTTCCCTTGGAAAAGGCGAGAGAGGTACTTAAAAATGAGACTATCGCGGTTATCGGATATGGTATTCAAGGACCAGGTCAGGGATTAAATCTTAGAGATAACGGGTTCAATGTTATTATCGGACAAAGAAAAAACTCAAAGACATGGGAAAAGGCTGTTGCTGACGGCTGGGTTCCTGGTGAGACATTATTTGAAATAGAGGAGGCGGCAGAAAGAGCAACAATTATAGAGTATTTACTTTCTGATGCGGCTCAAATTGAGGTGTGGCCAACAATCAAAAAGTATCTTACTCCAGGTAAGGCCCTTTATTTCTCTCATGGCTTTGCTATAACATATAAGGAGAGAACAGGTATCGTTCCACCGGCAGATGTGGATGTTATTATGGTTGCGCCAAAGGGCTCTGGAACATCTTTGCGTCGCTTGTTCGTTCAGGGTCGTGGCATCAATTCCTCTTTTGCTGTATTCCAAGATGCAACGGGAAAAGCAAATGAGAGAGTGTTGGCATTAGGTATTGGTGTTGGCTCTGGCTATATGTTTGAAACAGATTTCAAGAGAGAGGTTTACAGCGATTTGACAGGAGAAAGAGGTACTCTTATGGGTGCTATTCAAGGTATTTTTGCTGCCCAATATGAAACTCTTAGAGCACACGGGCATACACCCTCAGAGGCATTTAACGAGACTGTTGAGGAGTTGACTCAGTCTTTGATGCCTCTTATTGCAGAAAACGGAATGGACTGGATGTATGCTAACTGCTCAACAACTGCGCAGCGTGGTGCATTAGATTGGTGGAAGAAATTCCGCGATGCTACTCGTCCTGTTTTTGAAAATCTTTATGATGAGGTTGCTTGCGGAAATGAGGCTCAGCGCTCAATTGATTCAAACAGTAAGGAAGGTTACCGTGAAGGCTTGCAGAAAGAGTTGCAGGAACTTCGAGAAAGTGAGATGTGGAGAACAGGAGAAGTTGTTAGACAATTGCGTCCAGAAAAGTGATGTTAGCAGTTTGACGAGATTCTTTTAGAATCCGTTTATAATTAAGTCGGACTCCTTTTAACAGATTGAATAACAATAAAACTGGGTGCGGACAAAATCCGCACCCAGTTTTATTGTTCAGACTTGGTCTGAATTAGATTATTGCTGAGTTGAATCCCACCAAACGTTTAATGTGTTGATTTGGTCTGATGTGTACCATTTAGCGTCCTTTTCATGCGGAAGTTCAAGAGCGCCAGGAACTTCAGCACCAATAGCCTCAAGGTTGATGTTGTTGTAGTCTTGTTCAATTCCTGCAGGAGCCCAGCGACGCGGACCTTTGCCTTCTGGACAATAAGTCTGGTAGTTCGGGTTTGTGCGGTATTCGTAAGACTTATCCCATTCCAAGAATACGTTTTTGTCGAAGTCGTGGCGACGGAAATCGTTCCATGTTTCAAACATAAATTCTTCAGAGATCAACTTTTGAGTCATGATAGTACCCATCAGATTTTGATCAGCGGCTTTGGCAATAACGTTATTAACGTAGTTGTCGATATCAGCCTGATTCATAGGAATAAATGAAGGGCAGTTTTTCAAAGAAGCATCTCCAGAAACCCATTTGTTCAATTGGTCATTAACACCTTCCATATGAGCTTTAACAGCTTTTTTAAGGGCTTCTTTTGCACCACCTGCATCGCCTTTTCTTGCAAGAACTTCAGCTCTGATGAAGCAAGCTTCCCAGTAAGAGCCGAGATGAGTAGGACTGTCAGGACGCACTTGGAAAATACCGCTCATGGCAGATGCGTCGTTACCTGCTTCAGCGCGCCAGAGAAGGTCGATATTGCTATGGTAACCCTTGCTGCTGCAACGCGCCTGAACGTAGATTGTATCGCCTTGGCGCTCTTTGATATCAGTCTTACAATACCAACTGTTTGTTGAAGGTTCCCAAGAAATTGCAAATGGACCTGAGTTTGCTGTAATATTTGAGTTAATGATGTCAACCGGTAGAGAGCGACGCCATTTGCCGTCTTCTGTCCATTTTATTTCCTTAGGAGAATTTGCAGACTTTTGAGAGCGAGCCCAAGGAATGAAACGGTCAGCACGAGGGTCTTCTACACCAAGTCCCATAAAGTTTGTCAAGTTGTCGTAGTATGTCTTCGTTACATAGAAGTTAGAGTTCATACCAACGCAAGAGAATAGAGTTGAATAATCAACTGTTTCATTCCAACCAAGAACGTCATGAGTATTGCCGTTTGTGTCGGTATGGCGGATAACAGTGTTGTCATCGTTGCTTTGCATTGCAAGGTCAAGGCAGCGGAGGATTTCATCTGCATCATATTTTCCTTCCTTGTATGAACCTGCTTCTTTCTTAGAAAGGTGGTTAATCCAGCGTGCTTTCAGAAGATAAGCAAACTTTAACCATTTGTTTTTGTCACCACTGTTCCAACTGTCGCCTTGTGCAAGAGGAGATGCAGTTGCTGGTTGCTCTTTTTGGAATAATTCAATAGCCTCGTCAATTTCATTTAGACAGCCAATAAAGATTGTCTTACCAGTATCGAATTTCGGAGAAATAGCACTACCAAACGCTTCTGTATATGGAGTTTCTCCAAATACGTCAGTTAATAACATGAAACCGTAAGCTCTAATAAGTTTAGATGCTGCTGCATAGTGGTAAGCATTATCAGCCATTGCTTTTTCGTACAAATTGTCAAGGTTTGGACCAACGCCTACATAGAACCATTGGTAAGTGTTTGCTCTACGAGTTGCTGCTCCAAGGTTCCATAAAGCGGCACCTTTTTCGCGTGCATTAGATGTGCGTAGGATATGTCCTGTGTACATTGCAGCGTTGGAACTTGTATTTAGATAGTCGTGACCCATATAAAATTGGCACCAAGGAAGAAGCATTTGGTAAGGAACGCTTTCAGCTGTTGGTCTATTCGGGTCAACATTGATGTCAAGCCAATCGTTGCATCCTGTGAGCGAAAGGGCAATGGCACCACCGATTAATATAGATTTTAACTTTTTCATTGTTTCAATAATTTGTTGGTTTTTAGAATGTCAAATTAACACCAAATGAGAAACTTGCAGTTGAAGGAACGCCGCAGTAGTCGATACCTACTGAAGAAGAACCTACAGCACCTGAACCAGCGGCTGCAACTTCTGGATCGCCGTCATAGTTAGAGAATACGCAAAGGTTGTTTGCTGTTGCTGTAATTGATGCACGTTCGATGAATTTTGTCTTTTGGAGTAATTTCTTTGGCAACTCGTAAGAGAGTGAGATAGTGCGAAGACGAAGTGAGTTTACTTCTTTCATAAAGTTTGCACTTTCTTTTGTATAGTAACTCTGGTAGTAGTTATTGATGATAACGTCACCACTTGTCTTTTTGCCGTTGAAATAGTATGTTTTGCCACTTTCAAATACATAGTGTCTGTCTTCCCATACTGGTTTTTTGTCTGTTCCTGTATTGTAAACACCATTGATTTCTATTCTGTCACGGTTTTCTGTCAATTTGCTGACACCGGCACCTGTCATTGCATATTGTGTACCGTTATAAACGTGACCACCAACGCGGAATTCCCATAGCATATTGAAGGTCAAACCTTTCCAAGAAACTGTATTGTTCCAACCACCTTGGAATTTTGGTTCACGGTTACCAATTTCGATTTTGTCACCACCTTGTGTTGGCATACCGTTCTTGTCAAGAATAACTTTGCCTTGCTCATTGCGTGCCCATTCAGAACCAGAGATAGCCATAAAGTTACCATTGTTGAAAGATGCTGCTTGAACGTTACCAACCTGAACGTCTGTTACATAAAGGACGTCAACACCTTTAATAAGGTTTTCTACAGTGCCTCGGTTACCAGAGAAGTTGATACCTGTTTCCCAAGTCCAGTCTTTTGTTTGGATTGGTGTACCGCTGATGCTCAACTCCATACCCTTGTTCAAAACGTCACCTGCATTGACTGAGTATAGAATATATCCAGATGCATTAGACAAACGAGGTGTCATAATCTGGTTGTAAGAGTCGTTTGTATAGTAAGCGTAATCTAAGCGAAGTCTGTCTTTAAAGAAGCGTAATTCAAGACCGATTTCTGTTGATTTTGTGATTTCCGGAACCAAGTATGGGTTACCGCGTTGCCAGTTGTTACCAACACCAGTTACGCCACCGATAAAGTTACCTACCGGCCATAAGTATGTGTTTGTAACGTAAGGATTAGTGTCTTTACCTACCTTTGCCCAAGATGCACGGATTTTACCGAATGTTAGAGGTGATGTATTATCGATAACGCCGAGGTTGCTTAGTAATTCAGAGAATACGAATGCACCACTGACAGAAGGGTAGAAGTAAGAGCGGTTATCTATTGGAAGAGTTGATGTCCAGTCATTACGTCCTGTAACAGTTAAGAATACAGTGTTCTTCCAGTCTGCGCGGAACTCGCCGAATACACCAACCAAACGCTTGCGGCTCTTTGAGTTTGTAAAGTCGCGATTGTTGTCAAGTGCATTGTCAAATGATGGTAATCCCGGAACTTGGAAGTTCCATGCCATACGGTAGTTGCGTACAGATTTTGTATCATCTGTTGCTGTACCTAACATAAGGTTTACGTTAAAGTCGCCAAATTGCTTGCCGAAGTTTGTCATAAGGTTTGTTGACAAATACTGGTAGCGGAGAGAGTTTTCACTATACATACCATTTTGCCAAGCTTCCTTATAAACGCCACCAGGACCAATGTTGTTAGTGTTTTCAGTTGTATATGAGTCAATACCCATACGGTAAGAAATCCACCACCAGTCAGTGATGTCGGCACGGATAGAGAAGTTTCCTGTGAAGCGCTCTGTATTGTCTTCCATCTTGTTATTATGAAGAATCCAATACGGGTTATCGCGTTCGTCAACAACGTCAAGACGGTCGCCGAACATACGGTAGCGTGTGCCGTCTTCGTTCATAAAGTGCTTCATGTCATCAGTTGGTGACCAGCGGTATACTCCTTGCATTGTACCTGAACCTGATGATCCGTAAAGACCTGCTGATGTTAAAGTCTTGTCTGTGCGTGCTTGTGAGTATGCAACGTTGGCACCGAATGTAAACATTTTGAACTTTTGTTCGCCGTTGAAGCGGAATGTTGTCTTCTTGTAACCTGTTGTTGGGATAATACCGTCTTGGCTGAAGTATGAGCCAGAAAGGAAGAAGTTTCCGTTTTTGTTACCGCCGGAAACGCTTAAGTTTGTATCCCATGAACCGCCTTGCTCAAAGAAATCACCTATATTGTCGTAAATTTGAGTTCCGTCTTCGATTTTAGAACCCCAAGAGTTATAGGAGAAGTCATCAAATGTAGTACCAGTGTAGTTTCCTGCGTCATCGTAATTGTCTTTCAAGAAACCGCGACGGTATTTCTTTTGAGTTTCAGGAAGGTCTTTTACCCATGTTGTTGTGTATTTAGTAGAGAAGTTAACTTCTGCACGACCTTCTTTACCTTTTTTTGTTGTGATGATAACAACACCTGCAGAAGCACGAGAACCATAGAGGGCAGCGGCAGCCGGACCTTTAAGGACAGACATGTTTTCAATATCTTCCGGGTTGATGTCCATAACACGGTTAGAGTTTGTAGATGATGTTGCCATCATGCCGTCGAATGCAGAGTTGCCGACAACAGATGTCGAGTTATCATAAATAACACCGTCAACAACGAATAGTGGCTGGTTGTCACGTTCAAGTGATGTACCACCACGGAGGATAATCTGAGAACCGGAACCAGCTGCTCCCGATCCTTGTGTAATGTTGACACCGGCAATCTTACCAGAAAGAGAGTTGATTGGGTTGTTTGATTTGTTTCTCATCAATTCCTCAGCATTGATGTCTTCGATTGCATAACCGAGGGACTTCTTGTCTTTTTTAATACCGAGGGCTGTTACAACTACTTCGTCAAGGTTTGTTACACTGCTTGACATTTTAATTGTTAAACTCGTTTGAGAGCCAACTTTGATTACTTGTGTCTTTTCACCAACAAAAGAAATCTGAAGTTCATTGCCAGGAGCAGCCTGAATTTTGAACTTTCCGTCAATGTCAGTAGCAACGCCACGGCTTGTTCCTTTGACAGTGACAGCAGCACCCGTTAGAGGCTCACCATTGGAACCGTAAACGATTCCTGTTACTTCTCTTGTCTGGCTTTGTGCCATAGCAGTAAATCCGTCATAATTGCTAATTAACGGACTTCCGCATGCGAGAAGAAACGCTGTAAACAATGCAAATTGTTTTTTCATAAGCGATTGAATATTAGAGTAATAAATGTAAATTCTATGTGCTAATTTTGCAAAACGTTGCTTTTGTGATTATTATGTTAAAAAGACAAGTGAGGAATTAACATAATTGACTAAAAAGCATAATTTTATTCGGTTTTGCTATGCAAATTAATTTGTTTTAAATCATAT
>Trix_p2__coassemble_2305_pt1 | contig 12001 bp, 9 predicted proteins | sample Trix_p2__metabat2_high_PE_007 | metagenome-assembled genome bin Trix_p2
CTATCCGCCTTCCTTATTGCTTCATCAACTGTTTCTGCTGTTGTTAGGATAACACCCATTCTGCGATGCCCTTTGACTTCTGGCTTGCCAAAGATTCGGATTTGCACTCCTGGCTCTTCCAATACCTTTTCGAGATTCTTAAAGATAATCTTATCAGTATCTCCCTCTACAACAATTGCCTTAGATGCCGAAGCACCGAAGAATCTAATTTCAGGAACTGGCAAACCGAGCAAGGCTCTTGCATGCAACGCAAACTCGCTCATATCCTGAGAAATCATTGTCACCATACCTGTATCATGCGGGCGTGGCGACACCTCGCTAAAGATAACATCATCTCCCTTGATAAACATCTCTACTCCGAAGATGCCATACCCGCCAAGAGCATCTGTTACCTTCTTTGCAATTTCCTGAGCCTTCTCTAAAGCAGCAGAAGCCATTGCCTGCGGTTGCCAAGAATAACGATAGTCTCCATCAACCTGTACGTGTCCTATTGGCTGGCAATATGTTGTACCAGAGCAACTTCTAACAGTAAGCAAAGTTATCTCATAATCAAACTTTACGAAACCTTCAACGATAACTCTGCCAGCACCAGCACGACCGCCTTCCTGAGCAACAGTCCACGCATTTTCAACATCTGCCTCTGATTTGATTGTGCTTTGACCATGACCAGAAGAACTCATAATCGGTTTAACGACACAAGGAATACCAATTTCCTTAACAGCATCAACAAACTCCTCTTTTGTTGATGCGAATTTATAAGGAGATGTCTTTACTCCTAAGTCCTCCGCTGCAAGTCGGCGGATACCTTCCCTATTCATTGTAAGCCAAGCAGCCTTTGCCGTTGGAGTAACATTGAATCCATCTTCTTCAAGCTTCAACAATTGAGGCGTTGCAATTGCCTCAACTTCAGGAATAATATGGTCTGGCTTTTCTTCACAAATGATTTGATGAAGTTTTTCACCGTCCAGCATACTGAAAACATGGCTACGGTGTGCAATCTGCATTGCTGGTGCATTAGCATACTTGTCGCAGGCAACAACCTCAACACCATAACGCTGCAATTCAATAGCAACTTCCTTTCCAAGTTCTCCACTACCAAGGAGAAGAGCCTTTTTCCCAACCGGTGTCATTACCGATCCGATTTCTGTCATAATTATAATAGTTTTATTAATTTATCGTTATTTATCTTTTTAAGCGAAAAGAGGATGTCTCAATTAATTTATTGATTCATCCTCTTTCCTTATCGCATATCCTAAAGATCTTTATTTGCAAGCGCAACGTGGTTTGATTTGCTTGAAGAAGTCATTGCCCTTATCATCAACAAGGATAAATGCAGGGAAGTCTTCAACGTGAATCTTCCAGATTGCTTCCATACCCAATTCAGGATATTCAACGCATTCAATGCTCTTAATGTTGTTTTGAGCAAGAATAGCAGCAGGACCACCGATACTTCCCAAGTAGAAGCCGCCATATTTGTGACAAGCGTCAGTAACTTGCTGTGAACGATTACCCTTAGCAAGCATAACCATACTACCTCCATGGCTTTGGAACAAGTCAACGTACGGGTCCATTCGTCCAGCAGTTGTCGGGCCCATAGAACCGCAAGCCATTCCTTGTGGAGTCTTAGCAGGACCTGCATAATAAACAGGGTGATTCTTGAAATATTCTGGCAATTCTTCGCCGTTGTCAAGACGCTCTTTCAACTTAGCGTGAGCTATATCACGAGCAACAATGATTGTACCGTTCAATGAAAGACGAGTTGAGACAGGATATTTTGTCAATTCCTTAAGGATCTCAGACATTGGTTGGTCAAGGTTAATTTTCACAACATCACCTTCGCCTGCTTTCCTCAATTCTTCTGGGATAAGTTCACCTGGGTTGCTGTCAAGTTTTTCAATCCAGATACCGTCCTTATTAATCTTACATCTGATATTTCTATCAGCAGAGCAAGAAACGCCCAAACCAACAGGGCAAGAAGCACCATGACGTGGCAAACGGATAATTCTTACATCGTGAGCATAATACTTACCACCGAATTGAGCGCCAAGACCAATACGGTGCGCTTCTTCAAGAACTTGTTTTTCCAATTCAACATCGCGGAAAGCACGACCTGTTTCGTCACCTGTTGTAGGTAGATTATCGTAGAATCTTGTTGAAGCAAGTTTAACAGTCAAAAGGTTCTTTTCTGCTGAAGTACCACCAATAACGAACGCAACGTGGTATGGAGGACAAGCGGCAGTACCAAGAGTCTTCATCTTTTCAACAAGGAAAGGAACAAGAGTTGCTGGATTAAGGATAGCCTTAGTTTCTTGATATAGGTAAGTTTTGTTAGCAGAACCACCGCCCTTAGTTACGCAAAGGAATTCATATTCCATGCCTTCTGTAGCCTCAATGTCGATTTGTGCAGGCAAATTACATTTTGTATTTACCTCTTCGTACATTGTTAAAGGTGCGTTTTGTGAATATCTCAAGTTTTCTTGAGTATATGTTTTGAAAACACCCAAAGAAAGAGCCTCCTCATCGCAGAAACCAGTCCAAACCTGTTGACCCTTTTCCCCGTGAATAATTGCAGTACCAGTATCTTGGCAGAAAGGAAGAACTCCCTTGCTTGCAACTTCTGCATTGCGGAGGAATGTCAGCGCAACATATTTATCATTTTCTGATGCTTCCGGGTCATGAAGAATTTTAGCAACCTGCTCGTTGTGAGAACGACGGAGCATAAATGAAACATCTCTAAATGCAGCATTAGCCATTGCGGTTAAGCCTTCTTTTTCAATTTTCAATATAGGATGACCTTCAAATTCACTTACTGACACGTAATCTTTTGTCAAAAGATAGTATTCTGTGTCATCTTTGCCTACTTGGAACATAGGACTGTACTTAAATTCAGGTGTTGCCATAAATTTTAATTTGTTAATGGTTTTTCTTTGTTGCAAATTTAATCAACAATTATCGAATACGGAATTATTCTACCAATAAATTTCATATCGTAACATAATTTATTTTAAAAACGAAATCGTTTTTCTTGTATCATCTTAACACCTTCAAACATAAGCACTCTTTTAAGTCCACATTTTACTATTTGACAAATAAGCCTTCACTCTTAAACACTTATTGCCTATAAACAATGTTAAGTTTTCAAATGAAATTAAACATATTCTGTCAGATTGGAGTATATTTGTAAAAATTTTAAGTATATGGAACCTCGTATATTTTTATCATACGTCCACATGGGCGGCACAGAGAAGGACTGGGTTGACAAAGCATTTGAAACCGAATGGATTGTCCCTCTTGGTCCGAATGTTGACGAATTCGAGCACCGTCTCGAATCCTTTTTAGGGTCAAACCACGTTGTTGCATTGAGTGCGGGAACAGCAGCAATTCATTTGGGATTGATTGGTGCAGGAGTCAAGCCTGGTGATGAAGTAATCTGCCAGTCATTTACCTTTGCCGCAAGTGCCAACCCGATAACATATCAAGGAGCGAAACCAATCTTTGTTGACAGTGAAGATGACACATGGAATATGTCACCTGAATACCTTATTCAGGCTATTGAAGACAGAAAAAAAGTAACAGGCAAATATCCAAAGGCAATTATACCTGTTCATCTTTACGGAATGCCCGCAAAGATGAACGAAATTAAAGAAATTGCGGACAAATACGGAATCATAATCGTAGAAGACGCAGCAGAAGCACTCGGTTCTGAATTGAAAGGAACAAAATGCGGTTTATTCGGAGAATTTGGATGTCTTAGTTTTAACGGCAATAAGATAATAACAACTTCAGGTGGCGGTGCTTTAATCTGCAAGACACAAGAAGAGGCAGAACGTGCAAAATTCTATGCTACTCAAGCACGGGAAAACAAACCTTACTATTATCACGAAGTTATTGGCTATAACTACCGATTGAGCAATGTATGCGCCGGCATCGGTTGCGGTCAGATGGATGTTCTTGAAAACCATATTGCCCGCCGACGCTCTAACCACGATTTCTACAAAAAAACACTATCTGAAATCAACGGCATAAGCGTTCAGGATAATGTTATTCCAGGAAGCAATTCCAACTTTTGGCTATCAACAATCTTGATAGACCCTTCAACAGGAAAAAACCCGGAAGGAGCAAGGCAATGGATGGCAGAAAAGAATATAGAGACCCGTCGTCTTTGGAGACCAATGCACATGCAACCAGTATTTAGTAATGCTCCATACTACGGTGAAAAATGTTGCGAATCTCTTTTTGACAAAGGTCTGTGCCTACCAAGCGGTTCAAACCTTTCAAAAGATGATTTGCAGCGTGTTGTTGATACTCTTAAGCAATATTTAGAATAACGCAATGTGTATTTCTGTAGCCTTTGATTTAGACGATACCCTTTACAAAGAAGAAGACTTTGTAAAATCAGGTTATCATGCAGTTGCCGAATCAATCGGGAGCAAAGAAGCATATATGGTTATGATTAACGCTTATTTAACAGGAAAAAACCCTTTTGACGCTGTAACAAGAGAAATACACACAGAAATGAGCGACAAAAAAATGCTTACAATTTACCGCCAGCATTTTCCTAATATTTCATTAGACAGCAAAACGGCAAATATCCTTCAGCTATTAAAAGACAATGGATTTCACTTGTCTCTAATAACTGACGGGCGGTCATCTACACAAAGAAACAAAATCAAAGCACTTGGATTAACTGATTATTTTGATGAGAATATATATATATCTGAAGAACAGGGATGCGATAAACTTTCCCCAAACAGTTTCGCCGCTGTTCAGAATAAATTCTCATCTGACAAAGAATACTGGTATATCGGTGACAATCTTGCAAAAGATTTTTTCCATCCAAATAAAATGGGTTGGAAAACCATTTGCATAAAAGACAGCGGAAATAATATTCACTCTCAAAACGTCACTGTTGACAAAGAATACAGGCCACAAATATATATCAACAGCATTGACGAATTAAAAGGATTAATAACAAAATAAAATTATAAATTATGAACGACAAAATTGCACTAATAACGGGTATTACTGGTCAAGACGGTTCTTTTCTTGCAGAATTTCTTCTTGACAAAGGCTATGAAGTACACGGTATCATAAGAAGAAGTTCATCATTTAACACTGCAAGAATAGAACATCTATATTTTGACGAATGGGTTCGCGACATGCAACGCAAACGCCTTGTAAACCTCCACTACGGAGATATGACCGACTCAAGTTCTTTAATTAGAATTATACAAGAGATACAGCCTACTGAAATATATAACCTTGCCGCCCAAAGTCACGTTAAAGTATCTTTTGAAGTGCCAGAATATACGGCAGAAACAGACGCTGTAGGAACTCTACGACTTCTTGAAGCAATACGCATCCTAAAAATGGATAAACGCACGAAAGTTTATCAGGCAAGTACCTCTGAACTATTCGGACAGGTTCAAGAAATCCCCCAAAAAGAGACTACTCCATTTTACCCAAGGAGTCCTTACGGATGTGCTAAACTATACGGTTACTGGATTACCAAAAATTATCGCGAAAGTTACGGAATGTATGCTGTAAACGGTATTCTTTTTAACCATGAAAGCGAACGCCGAGGAGAAAACTTTGTAACTCGTAAAATCACATTAGCTGTTGCACGCATCGTTAACGGATTGCAAGACAAACTATACCTCGGTAACCTTAACGCACGCCGTGACTGGGGATACGCAAAGGACTATGTTGAATGTATGTGGTTGATTCTTCAACAAGAAGAACCAGAAGATTTTGTTATCGCAACTGGCGAATTTCATTCCGTACGAGAATTTACCGAACTTTCATTCAAACGAGCTGGCATTGAATTAATTTGGGAAGGAGAAGGCATTGAGGAAAAAGGTATCGATAAAGCAACTGGCAAAGTATTAGTTGAAGTTGATCCTAAATATTTCCGTCCTTGTGAAGTTGAGCAACTGTTAGGCGACCCAACAAAGGCAAGGACTAAACTCGGATGGAACCCACGCAAGACATCATTCCAGGAACTGGTTAACATTATGACCGACTATGACATTAAAATGATTAGGGAAGCAAAAGTAAAATAACAATGGAAAAAGATTCTAAAATATATGTTGCCGGTCATCGTGGCCTCGTTGGGTCTGCAATATGGAAAAACCTGCAATCTAAAGGATATACAAACCTTGTTGGTCGTACCCACAAAGAACTTGATCTTCTTGATGGCACAGCCGTTAAGAAATTCTTCGATAAGGAACAGCCAGAATACGTTGTCCTTGCCGCTGCTTTTGTTGGCGGTATTATGGCAAACAGCATATACCGAGCAGACTTCATATATCGCAACCTTCAGATACAGCAAAACGTTATTGGAGAAAGTTTCCGCCATAACGTTAAAAAACTGCTTTTCTTGGGAAGTACTTGTATTTACCCGAGAGAAGCGAAACAGCCAATTACTGAAGATGCACTACTAACATCTCCACTGGAATATACAAACGAACCATACGCAATTGCAAAAATCGCAGGACTGAAAATGTGCGAAAGTTTCAATTTACAATATGGAACAAACTACATAGCAGTTATGCCTACAAATTTGTATGGACCAAATGACAACTTTGACCTCGTAAGCAGTCATGTACTACCTGCAATGATAAGGAAGATGCACCTTGCTAAATTGCTTTTGGAAAACAATTGGAATGATATTAGAAAAGACTTGGAAAAGCGCCCTATACCAGGGATTACCGAAGACTCATCTAATGAAGAAATACAGACAGCACTTGAATCTTTCGGTATCTATGATAGCAAATTAAAACTTTGGGGTAGCGGAAAGCCCATACGAGAATTCTTATGGAGTGAAGACATGGCAGACGCATCAGTTTTCGTCATGGAAAACATTGACTTCAAAGACACTTATAATTGCGAAGAAAAAGACGTTAGAAACTGCCATATCAATATTGGCAGTGGAAAAGAAATTACAATTGCGGAACTTGCCCACCTCGTAAAACGCACTGTTGGCTATCAAGGAAATATTGAATGGGACTGCACAAAGCCAGACGGAACAATGAGAAAACTTACAGATGTAAGCAAACTTCACTCATTAGGGTGGCATCATAAAATGGAAATAGAAGAAGGAGTTACCACACTCTATAAATGGTATAATGAAAACAACTAAAGGAAATGACAAAGAAATTAACAGCAGCAACAATTTGCGTTCAAGGCGGCTGGCAGCCAAAAAATGGTGAACCCAGGGTTCTGCCTATCTATCAAAGCACAACATTTAAATACGAAACAACAGAGCAAATGGCACGCTTGTTTGACCTTGAAGACAGCGGGTACTTTTATACCCGTCTACAAAATCCGACAAACGATGCTGTTGCAGCAAAAATAGCAGCATTGGAAGGCGGTATTGGTGCTATGCTTACATCATCAGGCCAGGCTGCAAATTTCTATGCCGTATTTAACATCTGTGAGGCAGGCGACCACTTTATTGCATCATCAGCGATATACGGAGGAACTTTCAACCTATTTGGAGTCACAATGAAGAAAATGGGCATTGAATGCACATTCGTTGATCCAGATGCTTCAGAAGAAGAAATCACAAAAGCATTCAAACCTAATACAAAACTGCTTTTCGGTGAAACCATCGCTAACCCAGGCATGAATGTTCTTGATATAGAAAAGTTTGCAAGAATTGCACACTCTCACGGTGTTCCTTTAATTATTGACAATACTTTTGCAACACCAATTAACTGCCGTCCTTTTGAATGGGGTGCAGACATTGTTACACACTCAACAACAAAATATATGGACGGTCATGCAATGTGCGTTGGTGGCGCTATTGTTGATAGTGGCAACTTTGACTGGTGCAAATATTCAGAAAAATTTCCTGGATTGACAACACCTGACGAGTCTTACCATGGTCTTACTTATACAGAAAAGTTCGGCAAAGGTGCATACTTGACAAAAGCAACAGCACAATTAATGAGAGACTTGGGTTCAATTCAATCTCCTCAAAACGCATTCCTTCTAAACGTCGGACTTGAGACCCTTGACCTTAGAATGAAGAAACACTGCGAGAATGCTCAAAAAGTTGCTGAGTTTCTTAATAACCACAATAAAGTAGCATGGGTTAGATATTGCGGTTTAGAAGGTGACAAATATCATGACCTGGCTAAAAAATATTTGCCAAAGGGTTCATGCGGTGTTCTATCTTTTGGAGTGAAAGGGACACGCGAAGACGCTGCAAAATTAATGGATAATTTCAATTTCATAGCAATAGTTACACATGTTGCTGATGCCCGTACATGTGTTCTACATCCAGCAAGCCACACTCATCGTCAACTTTCAGACCAACAGCTAATAGAAGCGGGTGTTGCTCCAGATCTAATTAGACTATCTATTGGCATTGAGGACGTAAATGATATTATAGAAGACTTGGAACAAGCATTGTCTAAAATTTAAATATTCTAAAAGAACGATAAAGAGGTCTGCAGGATTATAATTGCAGACCTCTTTTATTTATAATTTGTGCAAAATAATTTATATTCGTAAATTTGCATCCCAATTAGAAATATATGAGAGTTTCCAGGATACGAATTTTTATAATTTCACTGCTGACATCCATAACAATGTCTGCACAGCATTATGTACCCGCTGATTCTCTTGGCTTTGACAGCATCGTCACAGATCACATCCGCAAACTTCCAGAACCAGGACTTGTTTCTCAACTTTTTAAAAGACAAAATAAATTCACCACATATCTCGACGGACTTATATCTGGCAACGAAGACAAAACATTCGAAAAAAAAATAGACATTAACTTCATAATAATGCCGTCATATACTCGAGAAGGCAGCTTTGGAATAGGCGGAGGAGCAACTGGCCTTTACCGTTTAGATAAGACGGACTCTATAATGGCGCCATCAGACATTACATTAATAGGGAATGTAACACTAAACGGTCTGGTTTCTTTATCAGCAAACGGCAATAATCTTTTTCCAGGAAGAAAACTAAGGCACTCCTATAAAATGGAGTTTACCTACTCTCCTCTTGATTTTTGGGGAATCTCCTATGAAGCGTGTGCAACAAACCCTGAAATTGAATATACAAGGCAACAATTCCGATTAACATCTGATATTGTCTATAACATAGGCGGCCCAATTTTTCTTGGAGGAGCTCTGGATTTAAACTACAGTTACATAAAATCCATTTCAGACCCTTCATATTTGGAAGGGCAGTCAACACACCATTTCTTCACAAGCCTTGGTATAACCTTCCAGTATGATACACGAGACTTTATTCCAAACCCCAAAAAAGGAAGAAACCTTGTCGCAAGATTCCTTGTTAGGCCCCAATTTCTAAGCAGTCATGACCGTACACTTTTCAATAGTTCTATAACATACAATTCATACCAACAGTTATGGAAAGGCGGAATGCTGGCATTTGATATTTATGGTAGCTACAACTGCCAGGAAACGCCATGGCCATTACGCGAGGCTCTCGGCCAGGGTGGCATAAGAATGAGGGGATACTATGCAGGTAGATACATCGACAACTGTATGGTTTCTGGCCAGTTGGAAATACGCCAGCACATATTCAGCAGAATTGGAGTTGCAGCATGGGTGGGCGGCGGTGCTGTATTTTCAGACTACGGCAACCTCAGAAAAGAAAATTTCCTGCCCAACTTCGGACTAGGATTAAGAGTTGAACTGAAACACAATGTTAACGGAAGAATTGATTACGGATTCGGAAAACATACCGGAGGTTTTGTTTTCAGTATCGGAGAAGCCTTCTAACAAATGCATTCAAGAAATTCCAACATCGAGATCTTAAGAATCATCAGCATGGCTATGGTGCTTATGGTTCATTTCGTAGGCGGTGCTTTTAATCTCCCTTCACTGGAAGATATGCAATCGCCAACAACGAATATGCTTCTGAAAATTGCCTTGGAATCAATTGCAATAATTGGAGTTAATTGTTTCGTCCTAATATCTGGATATTTTGGAATTAAATTCAGTATAAAGGGTTTATTAAAATACACCTTCACTTGTCTATTCGCTTCTCTCTTCGTTTTTTTTGCAAGAACCATTATAGATGAGGAATTCAGTGCCACACTTCTCTTAGAATCTTTTCTTATTTACTCACATACTGATCTATGGTTTGTTCCTGCTTACTTGGCTCTGTTTATAATAAGTCCACTAATAAATGACAGTTTGAAAAATCTAAAAATTAAGGAACTAATAACAATTTTAGCATGCCTAACATTTGTCAACGTTTACCTTGGCTGGTATCATTCTGGCAATTTGAACCCATACGGCTACAACATTATGCAAATGTTATATTTGTATTCAATAGGCCATTCTCTTTTCAGATTAAAAGAATACACAAAAAAGGTTTCAACGGCAAATTGGCTAACCCTTTACTGTGTGTTTACGATTCTAATTGCGGCTTCAACATTTATCTTAAATTCAAGAGTTGCATTTGCTTACAATTCCCCTTTTGTTCTTCTATCTTCAATTTCATTCTTCATGGTATTTACCTCAAGAAAAGAGTATCGAAACAACTTCATCAATTTTATCGCACCAGCGTCTTTTATGGTATATCTACTCCATAAATCACCTTACTTTTGGCTTAAACTAAAAAATACTCTTTTAAATTTTTCTACTGAATATGATAATTTTATATTTATGACAGTATGCATATCACTTTTTATTGCAATATACATACTGTCAACAATTATAGGCATTATATACAATGAATTATCAAAAGAAGTCGAAAAATTATTCCGCTTTAGAACGAGACAATAAAGGAAACACTTTATCCATCATGTTTGGACCTGCAACCAAAACAGAAACATTCCTATCAGACCTGAAAAAATCAATCTTAGCCCCTGCCTCCTCTGCTATCAACAGACCTGCACATACATCCCATTCATGCAAATTTAACTCCCAATAAGCATCAAGAACGCCACAAGCAACGTAACTTATATCGACTGCAGCCGAACCAAGCCTTCTCATATCTCTGACAAGAGGTAATACTTTTGAAAAATTATCAAGATTATTATCCTTCGTCAGATTCTTGTCAACAGGGAAACCTGTTGCAATAACCGCTTCTTGAATATCAGACTTCAATGATGCCACAATCTTTTTGCCATTCATAAAAGCACCTTGCCCCCTAACTGCATGGAATAATTCATTAAGGTACGGAGCAAAAACCACTCCTACTATTGTTTGTCCTTTATATTGCACTCCTATCGAAACAGAAAACTCCGGCAATCCGCAACTGAAATTTGTTGTTCCGTCAAGCGGGTCAATAACCCAAAGATAATCTCCTTCATAAAAAGACTCACCCGATTCCTCTGAAAGAATCGAGTGAGTAGGGTATTTTTTACGAATATGAGAAATGATTATCTGCTCTGATTTTTTATCGGCATCCGTAACGACATCACTTTTGTTGAATTTCGTTTGAATGTTTAAATTACCACTTCTAAAAAAATCCAACTGCATCTGACCTGCTTCTTGAGCCCATTCTATGCAATCTGACAATATCTCACTCTCATCAATCATATCTGTAATTTTAATCTTCTTCTGGTATAATTGGAATTTGGCGTTTGAATACTTCCTTAAAAGATATAAGTGATTCTGTTCTTGCCAGTCCCAAATTTTGCAATTTTCCGTGGATGATACTCATCAAGTCACTATTATTCTTCGCATATAGTTTGATAAACATATCATACTGACCTGTTGTTATATGACATTCAACCACTTCTGGTATTTTTTTCAAGCGCTCAATAACTTGATCAAATTGTGACGGATCTTTCAAAAAGAAGCCAATATAAGCGCATGTTTCGTAACCAACAGCAGTAGGCTCAATCAATGACTCAGACCCTTTAATTACTCCCATTGAATACAATTTCTGAATTCTTTGATGAATTGCCGCTCCAGAAACATTGCACTCTCGAGCAATTTCAAGATATGGTTTTCGCGCATTATCTGATAACATTTCAAGGATTTTATAATCCAATGAATCCAAT
>Trix_p2__coassemble_4379_pt1 | contig 5652 bp, 6 predicted proteins | sample Trix_p2__metabat2_high_PE_007 | metagenome-assembled genome bin Trix_p2
ACCAGCGTCATAACAGCAGGGTTCAGCCGCGAACCAAAACGCAGGTAGCATAAGGTTTCTATAATAAAAAATATAAAAGCAGAGCACAAAGCAATGGCTGAGAGTTTACGCAATTTCGTTGACGCAATCACCCACAGCACAATGCCCCATGATAAAGAATGGAAAAAGGAAGTGACAAAAAACACCTTTGCAAAGTGGTTAGGCTCATAACTAGCCGGCAAACTCATCAGCAAAGAGAAGATAAATACCTCAAATATTCCAGCATAACTTCCTTTTTCAGGAAAAATCCTCATTTTGTATCTAATTTTAGGCAAAGATAATACAAACAGATAGGAGAAAAAACAAGGTTGTTTGATTATTTATCCAGAAGTGCTGTTCTGTTGTTGGATGAGTGTAATAACTATATGAAAGAGTGTAATCCTTTATAAAGAGATGGGTAGTGCTAATTATTAGAGATAAATACTGGGTTTTGGCGTTTGTGCAATAGTATTATATCTGGAATGAAATGGCTTGGATAATTTTAAAATTATGATGTAAAAATTAGAGGAATATAACGAAAAGGAAAAATTATCAGTTGTTGATGCAGTTTTTCCATAATAATAAACGTTTTAATATTAAAGGCGAGCGAGGAGAATGAGAGTCTATGAAAGCAAGGCCACCTGTTTTTAAAAGAACAAGATTAAACTTAAAGATAAGATTAATAGTGGCAATGTCGCATTGCTGGCAGAATATAAGATTATGAAAGAATTATCAGGATATGATAGCATCTCTCTGGAAGAGATGAAGGGTATCCGTCTAATGAACCGGATTGACACAAAGTTTGTTACAACACTTCCCGTACTTGAGGAATTGTTGCGAAGAGCCCAGCCTGAGTATTATGTTCAGGAAACAGGTGGCAGGCGAATAATGCATTACAATACCTTGTACTTTGACACGGCAAGCCATGATATGTATATAATGCATCAGAATGGCAAGAAGAATCGCCAAAAGATTAGGGTTCGCAGTTATTCTGATTCAGGAATACATTTTCTTGAGGTAAAGAATAAAAATTGTTGTGGCAGAACGAAAAAGAAGCGCATTTCTGTTAGTGACCGTTCGCAATGGAATATCGAAGGCGTGGATTTTCTTAATGAATATAGCCGTTACAAAGTAGGTGATTTGCACGAGCAGATAGAGAACAGTTTTCAGAGGGTGACACTTGTCAATAAAGGCTTGACTGAGCGCATTACCATCGACGTTGATCTGAAATTCCATAACTTTGAAAACGACTGCCGAACTGGTTTCCCAGAGTTGGCGATTATTGAATTGAAACGCGATGGAAACACCTATTCCCCTATAAAAAGTATGCTGCGTGATTTGCGTATAAAGCCGTCAAAATTCAGTAAATATTGTGTAGGCTGTGCAAAGACAGACCCTATGTTAAAGCAAAACAGATTTAAGCCATTGTTTTGCTATCTTGACAAGCTAATCAGAAATTAATTAAAAACAGACAATATGGAAGAATTTGAAATTTTGGATACTCCGTTATTGGAGGTCCTTGATGTTTGGCAACTTTTGTTTCGATTTGCCTTCAACAGTATTGTGGTATGGGTAATTATTCATTGGCTATACTATAGAAAGAGTAAAAGGCGTGATTATTATTTTACGTTCTTTTTGATTAGTATAAGTATCTTTTTCCTGATATTCCTTCTCGGAAGTGTTAAGATGAAGATTGGATTTGCATTAGGTCTGTTCGCCATTTTTGGTATTATCCGGTATCGAACGGAGTCGATGCCTGTGCGGGAGATGACTTATCTTTTTGTGCTTATAGCCTTGTCTGTTATAAATGCCTTGTCAACAACAATAAGTTTTGCTGAGTTGGTATTAACGAATTTTATCTTTATATTCGCAATATGGATCTGCGAGGGAAACAAGTGGCTTAAGCATGTGTCTTCCAAGTTGGTGCAGTATGATAAGATAGAATTGATAAAGCCAGAAAAACGTGATGAATTGATAGCCGACTTGAAGCAGCGTACGGGATTGAAAATTGTTTCGGTAGAGGTTGGCTCGATAGATTTTTTGCGGGATACGGCGTTGCTGAAAGTGCATTATGAGCCAGATGACCAGTTAGTTAATTCAGTAGATAACATAATAAAAATACCTAAAGGACAATGAAAAGGATTTTAATAATGATAGCGGTTGCAGTGTTTTCTGCATCGACTGTCTTTGCAGAAGGACCAGCAATGTGGGCAACTGTTTCTGCAACTAAGAAAATAACAAAGAAGTGGGACGTTTCGGCAGAAGCCGAACTGCGAACTCATTACGGTTTTGATGGTGGTATTGACAGGGTTAGCCTGTCTGTGGGTACTGACTATGAGATATTTTCATTCTTGAAAATCGGTGTTGGTTATGTGTTTATGAACTGCCATTCGCAGGACAGAATAACCAGAGGTCAAAACTTTGTTCCTGACTATTGGTATTTGCGTCATCGTGTCAATGCGTCGTTGACTGGTGAGGTTTCTTTTGGCGATTTTTCTATTTCCCTTCGTGAGCGTTGGCAGTACACTTATCGCCCGGAAAAGTATGTGCCAAAATTTGAGGAAGATTTTATAACACCTAAGAATGATGAATTGGTGAAGGGTAAGGGAAAAAACGTTCTTCGCTCGCGTTTGGAGTTGGAGTATAATATCCGCAGTATAAAGTTGTCGCCTTATGTTTCGGCTGAGATGTACCATAGTGGCAGCGGATTGGATAAGGTGCGATATACGGCTGGAGCAAAGTATAAGATAACAAAGAAGCACGCCCTGGAATTATTTTACCGCTATCAGGACCAGTCTGATGAGGATGACCCGGACGGGCATATTATAGGAATTGGATATAAGTTTAAATTTTAACAGATACTAATTGTTTGCGTTATGAAGAAGGTTGTATATAGCATAGTGGCGGCGGTTGCAATGTTGTTGCCGTTGGGCTCTTGTTCTGATGATGAGCCGACTGTTTCTGGCGGTGGTACGGTCGTTGGTGCCGGTGATGATATGCCTGTGTTTGATATCGAGTTTGATGCAACGCCGTTAGAAGAAAGCGATGAGATTACTAAGGACCCTAATAAAGAAAGTTATGACGAATATTTTGAGAATAAAGCGTTTCCAAATAAGGTGGTAATAATTTATAGTGAAGGCAAGGCGGAAGTTACAGGACAGGTTCCTGGCGTTGCTGTTGAGGTTAAAGGGGCTGGCGTTGTTGTCAATTCAACTGTTGCGGGTGTTGAGTATGAGTTGAAGGGTAGTTCTTCAAACAGTTATTTCCGTCTTTATGGTGATAATTACACTAAGGTCATTCTCGCTGGCGTTAAATTGAATAACCCAACGGGGGCGGCAATCAATATCCAGTCTAAGGCGCCAACATATCTTCATCTTGTGGAAAAGAGCGTCAATTCTCTTAGTGACGGCAAAACTTATGAGCCTGTTGCGCCGATGGAGGATATGAAGGGCTGTATCTTTGCTGAGGGTAAGTTGATATTTAGCGGAAAGGGTGTACTGGATATTTCCGCGAATTGCAAGAATGCCATTTCTTCGGATATGAACATTCTTTTCCGACCAGGTAATGTTATTAATATCACCAGCACTGCGAGCAATGGCATCAAGGCAAAAACAGGAGTGAGAATTAGTGGTGGCGTTTTGAATATTGATGTCAAAGGCGAGGCGGCTAAAGGCATCAACAGTGAGTCATACGTGGTTGTTTCCGGTGGTAGAACAATTATTAAAACCTCGGGAAACAGCAAGTTTAATGGGATTGACCTGACAAATGCGGCAGGCGTAAAGTGTGATACGGATTTCGGGTTAATTGGTGGAAAAATTGCTGTCAAAACAACGGGTAAAGGTGGTAAGGGTATCAACGTCAATGGTGCTGTGACTATCAGTAGCGGTGAATTGGATGTATTGGTAACCGGTTCGAAATATATCCATAGTCCAGTTATGTCTTCAACACCTAAAGGAATCAATTCGGATCTTGTTATGATGATTAATGGCGGAAAGGTAAAGGCTCGAGTTAATGACTCCAGCAGCGGTGAGGGCTTGGAAAGCAAGGTGGCAGTCCTTATCAATGGAGGTCGTATCGAGGTTTCGACTGTTGATGATTGTATCAAAGGCGAGAAATATGTTGATATGAGCAATGCTCTCATATATGCCTATAGCGCGGACGGTGACGCAATAGATTCAAATGGAGAGGTTAATATACTCAACAGCCTTGTTGTTGCTGTTGGCGGCAAGTCAAATAACGGTATAGAATGTATGGAAGGCAAATTTAAGATTGATGTGTCTGATGTCGTTGCCATTGGAGGCAGCAATACCACAATGAGTTCTGATGAAAATTATATTGTCTCTTATACATCACCAGTAGTTGGCGGTGAATGCTTGTTGATTGTTGACGAGAAAGGCAATGATATTATGGGATATAAACTGCCGAAAAGTTATGACTCTGTTAGTTTGCTTATGACCGCAAGAAACATGAAGAAGCAGAATAGTTATAAAGTGAAGAAGGTAACTTCTCTTGAAGGGAATAATTTCCATGGAATGTACTTTTAGAGTATGATTAAAAGGGTTTGCGTCGAAAATTCATTTTGATGCAAACCCTTTTTGATTATAGTTAGGCACTCTTATGGCTCAACAAAACAAAATGCTTGCATTTTGTTTTGTTTTTTACTTTCATTAATTTTGTACTCAAAATTAAGTTAATGAAAAGAATAGGATTGTTTTTAGTGTTTGTAGGATTTTTTTCTGCATCTTTGTTTGCAGAGGGTACTGCTGTTTGGTCGCTTGTTTCAGCAACTAAAAAGATAAATAAGAATTGGAATGCTTATGTTGAGGCAGAGTTGCGAAGTCATCCGAATTTTACAGGAGGTATGGGTTACTTCAGTTTTGCCGTTGGAACGAATTACAATATTTGCCAGTATTTGAGTGCAACAGCAACTTATGTTCTGATAGATCGTAATACAAATGGAAAATTTACATCAGATAGTTATATTACAGACCATTGGGGACTTAGTCATCGTTTCCACGTTTCGCTGACTGGAAAGGTCAAGTTTGGTGATTTTTCTGTTTCATTGCGTGAACGCTGGCAATATACTTACCGCCCGGAGAGATATGTTGCGCAGTTGGAAAAAGATATGCTGACATTGCGAGAGGCAGCATTGGTAAAGGGTAATGCGAAGCATCTTCTTCGCTCCCGCTTGCAGTTGGGTTATGGTATCAATAGCATCAATCTGTCTCCGTATGTTTCTGCCGAGTTGTTTAGCAGTGAGAAGCTGGACTATGTTTGGTACACGGTTGGTGCTGAGTATAAAATCAATTCCCAGCATGCCCTTGACTTGTATTACCGCTATCAGGATGAGCCGAGCCTGAACATCATCGGAGTTGGATATAAATACAAATTCTAAAAAATCCAATACTATAAAAGCATTACAATTTTGATTACATATAAGAACAATAGCCTATTTTGTGACAATATATCACTTTTTCGGCTTATTCGGCTTATTGTTTTGTTATTTGTTTTCAAATACCTATATTTACAAGTACAATTATTAACTAAAATCATATATCTATGAAACAAATGAGTATTTTTTGTTTATTCTTTTCAAAAGAAGGGCAATTATTACAATTGGTTAAAGATATATAG